>Ga0209809_1000001_pt1:965000-1012991 | contig 1012991 bp, 863 predicted proteins | sample YNPMSTMetaG_FD_186172 | JGI IMG/M metagenome (GOLD analysis project Ga0209809, IMG submission 186172) | Anoxygenic and chlorotrophic microbial mat microbial communities from Yellowstone National Park, USA - YNP MS-T MetaG (SPAdes) (version 2) ...
GATGAAGTCATCGAACTTGCAAACGTGCTGTGCAAACAACAACCAGCAATTGTTCAATATTCAACGGTTGAACCGTGAAAGTTATAGTTGAGACCGGAAACACACATCTTGCTCTATTTCTTGTTCGACTATGGCTTGGTGCAATGATGCTTTATCATGGTGGGATCAAGCTCTTCGGGGGAATGGAACCGTTCCTCGACACCGTCGCCACGAAACTGCACCTATCGCCCATCTTCGGCTGGGCCGCAGCACTCACAGAATTTCTCGGCGGCGCATGTGTCGTGTTCGGTTTTCTAACCCGTCCAGCAGCAGCAGGTATTGCAGTGATAATGGCAGTAGCAGCGTTTGGTGTGCATGCTACAGATGCGTGGGCACGCAAAGAATTTGCTCTCTGCTACTTCATCTTCGCAACAGTGCTCATCATCGCAGGTGCTGGACGCTTTAGTGTTGATTCACTCATTGCAACTCGGCTTTCACTTGTTACACATCATGAAATTGGATAATGCAGATCGCTATAGGTGCTGATCATGCTGGTGTTTCCGCAAAGACGGCATTGGCTGATTACCTTTGCGCTGCAGGTTACCACGTGCACGATATGGGAGCGTTTACAAGCGAATCAGTTGACTATCCGGATTTCGCAGTGGTTGTTGCACGTGCTGTTGCCAGTGGAGAGGATGATCTTGGCATCCTTCTGTGTGGGAGTGGAATTGGTGTCGCCATTGTAGCAAATAAAGTAGCTGGTATCCGTGCTGCCAACTGTTGCACACCCGAAATGGCTCGTCTTGCACGGCAGCATAACAACGCGAACGTACTCTGTCTTGGTGCGCGGCTTCATACCGTTGATGAACTTATCGCAATTACTGATGCATTCTTGCGCGCTTCATTCGAGGGTGGGCGCCATGTGCGCAGAGTTGAAAAAATCCACTCACTGACCGGACGATAGTGATGAATATCGCACAAACAATTGATCATACTCTCCTCCGCCCCGAACAGAGCACTGCTGCCCGCATTGAGCAACTCTGCCACGAAGCGATCGAGTACGGCTTTGCATCTGTGTGTGTATTGCCATGCTATGTCTCGCTTGCAGTCAAATGCTTAGAGGGGACCGCAATTCCAGTGTGCTCAGTCGTTGGTTTCCCCCTCGGCGGAAATCTTGCCGCTACCAAACGCGTGGAAGCCGAACAGCTGCTGCAAGCAGGTGCGCGTGAGCTTGACATGGTGATGAACATCGCAGCTCTCAAAAGCAGAGAATATGGAACTGTTTTTGACGATATTGCTGGTGTCGTAGAGACAGCCCATGCACATGGTGCAATCGTTAAGGTAATCATCGAATGCGGTGCACTCGACGACAATGAGAAACTTCGTGCAGCTTGCATCGTCAGTGATGCAGGTGCAGACTTCATCAAGACATCAACAGGCTTCGGCTATGGTGGCGTAACAATCCAGGACGTTCGTTTACTCCGCGAGCACGTTGCACCACACGTGAAAGTCAAGGCATCCGGAGGCATTCGCACCCGTGCCCAAGCACTCGAATTGCTCAGTGCAGGAGCTGACCGCCTTGGAACAAGTGCTGGAGTTACAATCGTGACGGATTCGGTCGATTCACCACACTCGACGTACTGATGTCTGAACAGCACTATCACATCGCTAATGACCTTCGCTCGCTTGCTCTCGCGCTGACAATCACGCTTGGCATTGCCATCGTTCAATTCATCGGAAGCATCGTTTCCGCTTCATTAGCATTGCTTTCCGACAGTGTTCACATGATTGTGGACGTTTCGTCACTTGCAATTGCCTACCTGAGCTTACGCATCGCACAACGTCGGACTGATCAGCACCGACTAACCTTTGGCTGGCGCCGATTGGAGATTTTAGCAGCGCTCCTCAATGGAATAGTCCTCCTTATCCTCTGTTCCCTTCTCGCATGGGAAGCCATCGAACGAATGACGTCTCCCCGAGCTATCCACACGGCACCAATGCTGGTAGCCGCCACCATAGGCGTGCTGGCCAATGGAGTTGCTTGGTACGTACTTCGCGATGCATCTCACCTGACAACCAAGAGCGCTTATCTGCATGTGCTCAATGACCTGCTCTCTTCGATTGTTGTCATCGTCGGGGGAGTTACAATGTCCCTCACTGGATGGCACTTGCTCGACCCACTCTTGTCGTTAGCAATTACCATTTTTATCGCACGAAGTGGAATAGGCATCATTGGCAAGGCACTTGCAATTTTGATGGAATCAACGCCGGATCATCTTGATGTTGAGACGATCCGTTCGGCGCTACACAAACATCCAGAGGTCCGGAATATCCATGACATGCACTTATGGCAGCTTGGCGCTACCTCACATGCAATGAGCGCGCACGTCGTTGTTTCTCGTTCTGCTGATCGCGATCGAGCACTCCATGATCTCCATGCGCTTCTCAAAGAGAAGTTTGGGATCCAACATGCTACACTTCAAATCGAGGGAGAGCAATTTGCCGATGACCGGCAATGCAAAGGATGTGAAGATCACGATCCCTTCACTGCCTCATGATCATCCCAATCCAACGTACAGACCCGGCATTCGAGGATCTTCCACTCCCTTCATACGCATCACCAGGTGCAGCTGGAATGGACATTGCAGCTGCTACCAATGAACCAATCGTCATTCCACCAGGCTCCATTGCACTTGTACCTACTGCGATAGCACTTGCCCTCCCCGATGGGTACGAGGCACAGATTCGCTCGCGGAGTGGATTAGCGCTCAAGTACGGTATTTTTTGCCTCAACTCACCAGGCACAATTGATAGTGACTATCGTGGCGAGATCAAAGTGATTTTAGCAAACGCAGGCACTATGGCATTTACAATTACGCGAGGAATGCGCATTGCACAACTTGTCGTTGCGCGCTATGAGCGTGTCAAATGGGAGTTAGTCAATGAGCTTCCGCCGACCGAACGTCTCAGTGGTGGGTTTGGAAGTACTGGCACGTGAAAAGGAAGCGTCCCTGCATCGTGCGGTGCAGGGACTCATCGATTGGCCGCTCGAGTTGAGTCCGTTCTCATGGTAGCACTCCCTCGAGCAGGGTGGCTGGGATCCGAACCCTAAGTCATTCCCCGGTGGAGGAGGCGGGGTCGGATCGCCGGCACGTGGATCGAAGGGGTCTTCCCAGATGATGGACCATCCTCCACCACCACCGAACACCGATTGCATCTGCTCGGTAGTCAGAAGTTCCAGCCCGACTGTACTGACATCCATAGGAACCTCCAAATAAAAGTTGTATAACAAACCCATCCTCAGCGCAATGCGCTGTAGGAAGAGCATCTAAGTATACAGAAAAATTTCAGACGTAGCAAGAAAAATTTTCCCCCTCAGAAAAAACTTGCCTTAACGGATGGGGAGTGGCAGTGGTTTACCATCCACTGTCTGCAATGGAATATCGAGCAGTTTAGCAATCGTTGGGACGATGTCGGCTGGAGAGCAAATGCCGGAGATGCTCCCCGGCTTCAAGGTTGCACCATAGAATATCAGTGGTACAGATCGATCGTAGTCATAGAAGGTCCCGTGCTGTGCTGGCGTAGAACCGAATATCCATCGCTCCTTCGGGTAGATTGCAATGTCACCGCAGCGATCGGAACGGAAACTACGTGCGATAAGAGCGACAACCCCTACTGAATCGTGAGTAGTAGTGATCTCTCGTGCAGTCACCGCAAAACCAATACCTTCCTGAAGCGTGAGCCAATGAACAAGCTCACTGCATAGAGAGTCGTAGGGTACACTTGCTTCCTGTGCTACCGATTGATTTAACCATAGCCATGGTGGGAAAAAGTACTGTATGATCCGTTGGTCGTACACCTTCGCCTTCTGACCAAACCATCGTTCGATTCGTGCTACAAGTGTGTCGTCATATATGCGACCTGCGTAAAATCCTCGCGAACGCTCGAGCTCTGGAATGCTTCCTGCACCATGGTCACTTGTCAGGACAAGCAGGTAATTATCACGACCTATTCGCCTGTCGAGCTCATCGAGGAATGCTGCAAGAATTCGATCGCAGGCGACAAGTAACTCCGCATACTCGCGGCTATCGTGCCCGAAGAGGTGGCCCACAAGATCAGTCGTTGAAACACTGATACACAACAAGTCGGGCACTGTATCGGCTCCAAGGCGTTCTTGCTCTATGCACAAACGTGCAGCACGAAAGACCCATTCGACAGCGTTCGGTGTCAACGCGAATGCCCGCCAAAATGCGTCCGATGAAGTGTCTAGTGGTATGCGATGCGGGAATACATTCGTGCCTTGAGGGAATCTACCTTCCCATTCAATCGTATCTGGTGGTGCAGATGGTGGTAGCACAGCAACCCATGTCGTTCCTGCATCATGCGCTGGATGATTGGACTGGTTGAAATCATCTATCCATGCTGGTTCGGGTGGATAGTATATCGATGTGCCCAAACCACGATGAGGCACAAGCCAGTATGCACCATCCGGGCGATGCCCTCCCAGGAAGATAGCTCCTCGATCTTTATGGGAAAAACTCCAGACCTTACTGCCTGGATTTGCAGACTTCATGTAGTCCCCAAGCGTTGGTACAAGCAGAAGCCGGGGAGATGGAACACCAAGGAGTGTATCATCCGTAGCAGAGTGTACACGCCCACCAATGACAAAATCATTATCAACAATCCCGTGCCGATTCGGATTGCACCCGGTCGAAATTGTAGCATGACCAGAGGCTGTTACAGTCGTCGCATAGTTGAACATGCAGCGATTGGCAACGACACCTTCTCGCATCAATCGAAGAAATCCACCCTCACTGAGCCATGGCCGAACAACATCAATCCGATCAGCACGGAGTTGATCGTAACACAAGAGAATCACCAACCGCGGTGTCGAAGACAACGCAAGCTGAGGAACCACCAAGCAAGAAACAAGTATGCGGAAAATCATCAGACACTCCTAAGGAGGGACATCCTACAACTCAAAATTCGGTACAGTTAGGGAGCGAGTTAGGTTATGAAAACACAATGCCTACCAATTCATTGCATTGGTGGGCATAACATGTGCGGAAGGCGGGACTTGAACCCGCACGCCTTTCGGCGCCACCCCCTCAAGATGGTGCGTCTGCCAATTCCGCCACTTCCGCAATGTGATCATTGCAAAAATACGAGGCTAATAAGAACTCGAGTACGTGTGTAGAAGTTGCACCTGAACTCCATCGCTCGATGAACGCAATCCAAAGTGGTTTTGCAAGTGAGATACTAAATCCAACCGTTCCCACGGAAATTCTTCTCGCCCAAAATGACCATAGACCGCAGTACGACGAAAGATCGGCTGTTGAAGCCCGAATCGTTCGATAATGCCGTGTGGTGTCAAATCAAGGTGTTCGCGGATGAACGTTATTAGATCATATGGGGATACGAGACCACTGCCGTGCATGTTAACCATGATGGAAACAGGTTCAGCCACACCGATCGCATAGCTCAGTTGCACGGTGCATTCGCGCGCAATGCCTGCAGCCACGATGTTCTTTGCGATGTAGCGCGCTACATAAGCTCCTGAGCGGTCCACCTTAGTGGCATCTTTCCCACTGAATGCACCGCCCCCATGAGGGGCACGCCCACCGTAAGTATCGACGATGATCTTTCGACCGGTCAGTCCGGTATCGCCATGCGGTCCACCGATGACGAACTTTCCTGTTGGATTGATGAAGTACTGCGTCTTCCTACTCAAGAGATCCGATGGGATGACCCATGGGATGACATGCTCTCGAACATCTTCTTCAATCCGTTGCGGTGTGGCTCCCTCATCATGTTGTGTGGAGAGGACAATCGCTCTTACGCCAGCAACTTCGCCATTATCACCATACTCAACTGTCACTTGACTTTTCGCGTCTGGACCTAAGTACGGCATCAGTGCGGTATGAAATTTTCGAATCTCAGCCAGTCGACGTACAAGCCCATGGGCAAGCATGATCGGTAGTGGCATGTACACGCTCGTTTCGCTGCATGCGTAGCCGAACATTATCCCTTGATCACCGGCGCCACCGCGCTCAACACCGATTGCTATATCGGGCGATTGCTTGTTGATGACGTTGATAATCGCACAGGAGTCGGCATCGAAACGGTATGTCGGTTTGGTGTACCCAATCTCACGGATCACGTTTCGAACAAGCTCGGGGAGATCAATATAGGTTAAGGTTGTGATTTCGCCCCCGATGACAATCATCCCTGTCGTTGTAAAGCACTCGCATGCAACTCGACCCTGTGGATCATCTAACAAGATAGCATCGAGGACAGCATCTGAGACTTGGTCACATATCTTGTCGGGATGACCTTCGGAGACTGATTCCGAAGTAAAGAGATACGTCGCCATTCAACGTTGATGTGGATCGACTTCGTGCGAAGTTACAACATGCAGAAATGACTAGTTGAGCGACATCGGAGCTGCTCGTGCTGCAGATTCCTGAAACAGGAGCGGATGAAATTTCGGTCGGATGTAATTGACTAATGGAAACGATGAAATCGTACGCAGCAGCTCACTCATATCCTTGACGCGGAAAAAAATCCAGAGCTTTTCGCGATCGCTGGAGACTGCAAAGTGTGTCACCGTACCCGATCGCATGAGCTGGAGCAGGAGCTCATGTTGCTCTGGGATTCGCCGAGCCATCTCTTCATCGAACTCGGTGATATCAAATTCAACTAAAAACAGTTGCATTGATTCCATTGGCATTCGTTGGAGTAACGTATCGGCTTTTTAAGACGGTGATCAACCTCGGAGATTGCCAACCAGCTCTTTGCACAGATGGTTTAAATTTGTATGGATGCGAAAGTTTAGTGCTACTCTACTCCTGATACTCTACGTCTGTACCGCAACGGAACTTCCTCAACTGGCGAAGTTACCGTTGTTGCTTGTCCATTATCTTGACCACGCCACACGTGAACAGGTCACTATCGGTGCGTTCTTTGCAGAGCACCACCTCCATGGTGACGTCTTTGATGCCGATCGTTCACAAGACATGCAGCTTCCTTTCAAAGGAGAGCTACCGGGAGCATTTCTTATTCTTGCCGAGCCACTACCGCTTGATATCACTTTACCACGTGACATTCCTCCTCAGCAGGTCTATTACCACAACTGTCCACCATCCGCTCCGTTGAGCGGGATCACGCCACCGATTTGGCACCCTCCAGCACAAACCTGCGCCTAACACTACGCTTATATCAAGTATTGTTTCACCACTTTCGTTGATGCTCCATGATCAGTGCCATCATCCAAATGGCATTGCGATAGCGCAGTGGTGTGCTCATAACTGTCGGTTTCCTGGCAGTAATCGGTGCATGGAACTTGGCACACCTGCCTATCGACGCAGTGCCGGATATTACGAACAATCAAGTCCAAGTCATCACAATTTCACCTGCATTAGGCGCACCTGATGTTGAGCGCCTCATCACGTTCCCCATCGAGCAAGCATCTAATAACATCCCTGGACTCATCGAGCTAAGAAGTTTTTCGCGCTTCGGTCTTTCTGTCATTACACTCGTGTTCGAAGACGAGGTTAATACATACTGGGCACGTCAGCAAATAAATGAGCGACTGTCAACGGTTCGCCTTCAATTACCACCTGGCATAGGTATCCCTGAGCTTGCACCAGTCACTACCGGATTGGGTGAAATCTATCAGTACGTCATCCGTACCAAGCCAGGATACGAACACCGTTATATGCTTGCTGATCTGCGAACCATCCAAGATTGGATAGTGCGTCGGCAGCTCCTCGGTACACCAGGTGTAGCTGACGTCGCAAGCTTCGGTGGCTTGCTCAAGCAGTACGAAGTTTCCATCCATCCCGACCGCTTAGCTTCATTAGGTCTCACAATCAGTGATGTTGCTGCAGCTATCGAGCGCAACAGTAGCAACGCAGGTGGGGCGTACATCGAGCGGGATCCGACCGTTGCATTTATCCGTACAGAAGGTTTTCTTGGATCTCAAGAGGATATCGCGAACATCCCCGTCATTACGAATCAGGGGATACCCACCTTGATTCGAGATATAGCCACCGTCCGCATCGGATCGGCGATCCGTTACGGCGCTATGTGCTACAACGACCAAGGCGAGGTTGCTGGAGCCGTTGTGATGATGCTCAAAGGAGAAAATTCAGCAAACGTCGTCGAACGTGTCAAAGAATGCATAGCCCAAATCGAAAAAACACTCCCAGAGGGGATTACGATTGAACCATTTCTCGATCGAACGAAGATGATCAACTCAACAGTTGCAACCGTTCGCACGAACTTACTCGAGGGTGCTGCAGTCGTCGTTCTGATCCTCATCGTGCTGATTGGGAATCTCCGCGCTGCACTTGTGGTCGCATCAGTCATACCACTATCGTTCCTCATGGCGGCAAGCTTGATGCGTCTGTTTGGTGTCAGCGGTAACCTGATGAGTTTAGGCGCGATTGATTTCGGGCTGCTCGTCGACGGCGCCGTCATCATTGTCGAAGGCGTACTCCATCGCGTCGGCCTCCTCATGCGTCAGTCCCGCTCAACACCGTTGGTCATCGTGGACGTCGTTGAGCAAACTGCATCGCGTTTTCTCCGCGCATCAGTATTTGGGCAACTCATCATCCTCATCGTTTACTTCCCTGTCCTTACGCTGCAAGGGATCGAAGGCAAAATGTTTCGGCCGATGGCTGAAGTGCTCATCTTCGCTCTCAGTGCCGCATTCGTGCTTTCGTTCACCTACGTGCCTGCAATCGCATCGCTTGCATTCAGCCGCATTCGTCTTCAGGAAACTACCTTGTCCGACCGCCTCGTATCAATCCTGGAGCAGTTGTATCGCCCCTTGTTGCGATGGGCACTACGCCATCCACGGGCAATTCTAAGCACAGCCGTGCTCTTACTTGGTATCACTGCTGTTGCAGCGACGCAGTTAGGTGGTGAATTCATCCCTAAGCTCGAAGAGAGCGACTTTGCTGTAGATACACGCTTGCTCACCGGCAGTAGTCTTCGCACCACTATCGCCACCACGCAGCAATGCAGCCGCATTCTGATAGACTCATTCCCAGAGGTTGAAAAAGTCGTAACAAAAATTGGGAGCGCTGAAATACCCACTGATCCAATGCCAGTCGAAGCATCAGACATGATGGTGATCCTCAAACCAAAATCAGAGTGGAAGAATGCCAAATCCTTCGATGAGCTTGCCGAACGAATGCATGCTGTGCTCACTCAATTGGTACCCGGTGTGATGTTTGGCTTTCAGTTCCCCGTCCAAATGCGATTCAATGAGCTAATGACCGGCGCACGTCAGGACATCGTCTGCAAGATCTATGGTGATGAGCTGGATACGTTAGCAGCCTATGCAGAACGCCTCGCAAGTACCATAACGTCCATACCCGGTGCGCGTGACATCTACCGCGAACGAATGCTCGGGATGCCACAACTTGTCATTCGATACGATCGTACAAAACTTGCTCGGTATGGCATTGTAATCGAGGACGCAAATCGTGCGATAAGTGCTGCTTTCGCCGGCGTCAGCGTGGCGACGTTCTATGAGGGTAAACCGCGCTTTGACGTGGTGGTGCGCTATGATAGTTCACTACGAAACAACCCAACACGGCTGCGATCGCTTCCCATGCGCTCCTCTGATGGACGTATTGTACCACTGGAAGAAGTTGCCGATATCCGCAGTGAGTTTGGTCCGAATCAAACTCAGCGTGAATCAGCACGGCGACGAATTATCGTCGGTTTCAATGTCCGTGGTCGCGGTATCGCATCAACCGTCGAGGAGTTGCAGCAACGCGTCGAACGTGAGCTTCACCTCCCACCTGGTTACTCGATTACGTACGGCGGGACGTTCGAAAATCTCCAGCACGCACGACTTGCCATCAGCGTACCCGTTGCACTATTGAGCATCTTCGTGCTGCTGTACGCAACATTTCGGTCTCTTCGGCAAGGTTTGCTCATCTTCAGTGCAATTCCTCTGTCAGCCATTGGCGGTGTGGCGGCGCTCATGCTCCGCGGGCTTCACTTCAGTGTTTCCTCTGCTGTTGGCTTCATCGCTCTGTTCGGTATTGCTCTGCTCAATGGTGTTGTGCTAACGAGCGAAGCAAATCGTCTGCAGCAAAGCCGATCGCTTCTCCGCGCACTCCTTGAAGCGACACACGTACGATTCCGACCAGTGATTTTGACAGCTGCCGTTGCGTCACTCGGTTTTCTCCCAATGGCGCTCAGCACAAGTCCTGGGGCGGAAGTCCAGCGGCCACTGGCATCTGTTGTAATTGGCGGCTTGATCAGCGCAACATTGCTTACCCTTGTGGTTCTTCCTGTGCTCTATCTGGCAATCGAGCGACGATGGGAGCGGCGAAGGCTTCACCAACTCGCTGGAGTAGCAGTATGTGTCTTAATCGCCACAACCCACGCCAAGGCACAAGAGCCCATCACGGTTAGCAAAGCGTATGAGCTCATGGAGCAGCATCACCCTGAGCGCCTCCAATGGCAGTACGAAGTTCTCTCTGCCGACGCACGCCGACAAGGATGGTTCCAGATTGCACCAATCCAGTTGGAGCTTGAATATGGCAAGTACAATACAGAGGTGAACGATAATCGGTTCTCCGCAGCATTAATGCTCGAGTTACCACCGGTTCATCGAGCTCCTCATGGGCAATTCGAAAGTCAATACCTTGAAGCTGTTTGGGGTGACCAGTGGAATCGTATGCAGCGTCGAGCTGACGTTGCACGGCTCTTTAGTGACGTTACGTACTGGCCTTGACTTGTGACGTTGCTTTCGCGAATCGACTCCTTGGCAGCACTGGCTGATACAGTTGCGTCCATGCAGATGCAACAAGGGACCGCAACAGCTGGGCACCGCGCGACCGCACAACTGTATCGCGCAAGTGTCAGTGCTGAACTAATTGCTGCTCGCACGCACTACCGTGCTGAGGTATCGCTCTTTAACCGTGCACTGGGCGAACCGACCGACCGCTACCTGCCGGACGATTCGCTCTTCGAACAACTGCCGCAGCTTCTTGTACCACTCGATACGACACACCACCCACTTATTGAGCAAGCACGAGCCAGGCTCGACCACGCATGCTCGCAACGAGATCTCGTGAGCGCAAGCCTTCTTCCCAGTGTCTTGGTTGGCTACAATAGCACAACGCTCATCGGTTACCAGAACGTAACAGGGGTTGAACGGTATTTCGGGAATGAAACACGCTTCGGCTCGGTACGAGTTGGCTTGAGCGTGCCACTGCCAACTCCATGGACGATGGCTGCTCTTGGTGCCGCCGATGCTCAGATCACGCGTGCAGAATGGGAACACCGTTCGGTATCATGGGAGCTCGAGCGAATGCGACTCGAAGCACGTGCACTTCGTGAAGCGGCTGCTACTTCAGTCACCACCTTTGAACGCCAATCACTCCATGCAGCATCGACACTCGAACAGGTCGCCAGCGTGGAGCTTGCAAACCGGAATCTCGATGCATACCAATGGGCACTTGCCCTCGATCGCGCACTTACTGTTGAGCGTGCGTACCTCGACGCTCGCCGCCGCCTAATTCACCCATCCATCCAATCTGAACTATTAGGAGACTTGCAATGAAACGCGCATTCTTCATTGCATTCCTCGCACTTGCCTGCAATCGTGCGACGGAGGAATATCCTTCGACTTCTGCCAGTGATACCACTCAGACGACTGTCGTCCTCACATCCCAGCATCAGCAAGCCATTAGTATCACACTCGATTCATTGCGGCAGGGCTCAGTTGAGAGAACACTCAATTTGCGCGGTACGATTGAGCTGCCACCGCAGAACTGCATTTACATCTCTTCCCACTCCAAGCAATTGTGCGTTCAATCAACGGATTGGTTGGCATGTACGTTCGGCGAGGAACCGTTCTTGCCAAACTCGAAAGCATGCAGCTTGTCGAGCTTCAGGAGCGTTTCATTGCTACTCGCGCCCAATTAGAACGACTTCTGCGTGAGTACGAGCGCCAACGAACACTCGCCTCTGCTGCAGCGACCACTGACCGTGCAGTCCTCGAAACACAGACGCAATTACGCGAACTGCAAATCGCACTCGCAGCATATCGAGGGTTCTTGCGGATTGTCGGGATAGAGCCAGCTCGTTTAGCTGACACTGGAATCGTGCGGACGATCACTCTGACTGCACCACGAGATGCATACATCGCCGCTATCAACGTTGCCATAGGTCAGACCGTTGATCCGAATACTCGCATCCTCGAACAGGTTGATATGAGCGACGTTCATCTCGTGCTGAGAGCCTACGAGCATGATGCACCCTTGATTCAGCCTGGTCAGAGGCTCGTGACCTGGGCGATTGCTGATTCAGCCCACGCATACCCAGCGGAAGTCGTCGTTGTATCTCATACGCTTGATTCTACACGAACGATCGAACTCCACTGTCACTTCGATCGCTACGATCATGCACGGCTGCGGCCAGGGATGTATATGCGCGCACGTCTCGGTGTCGGCAGTGCCCACGGATTTCTCGTGCCGCTGAACGCCGTTGTTGCATGGGATAATCAGCATGGTGTCTTCGTTCCAGATGGTAACGGCTATCGATTTGTGCGCACCTTGCTTCAAGCAAGTGACGGCGAAAGAGCTATCATCACGTTCGAGAGCACGACGCCGCCGTCAACCTTGGTAGTGACACGTGGTGCATACTGGCTGTCATGAAGCTCCGAAATACCGACGTACAGGAAGAGTAGTCTTGGCACGTTACTTTCGCACAGAGCTCCTTTTCACAGGCGCGAGGTACCACGATGGTCGAGCTACTTGTTCTTGCTTTTATCGTCGGCAGTGGATTGGGATGTCTCATTGCGTGGGCAATGTTTGCTCCGAAGCTGAGTGCAGCGCGTTCTGATATAGCACATCTCCACCAGCAGCATGAGGCTGCCGTCCAGCGATACGAAGAATCTCTCCGCGTTGCTGACCAAGAGCGCCAGCGCCTCGAGCGTGAAGTAGCAGCGAAAGACGATCGAATCGCTTCTCTGCTCGAGGAATCATCTGCGCTCAAGGAACAAGTAAAGACACTCCGTGAGAGGCTCGAGGAGGACCGTGCTCATCGCGAGGAACTACAGCGCCAACTCCGACTCGAATTTGAGCAGATAGCAACACACATCTTGGAGCAACGGAGCACACTCTTGAAAGAGCAAAGTGCAGAAACGCTCGAGAGGACTCTCGCTCCTTTACGTGAACGTATCGCTGCTTTCGAAGAAAAAATTGACCGTGCGTACACCGAACACACAAAAGGGACTGCCTCACTCCGCGAACAACTGCAACAGCTCTTCCAGCTCAACGCTCGGTTGACCGAGCAGGCTGATACCTTAGCGACTGCTCTACGTGGAGATCGGCGGGTTCAGGGAAACTGGGGCGAAGTTCAGTTGGAACGCTTACTCGAACTTTCCGGGCTGCAGCGCGATGCAGAGTACAAAGTGCAACATTCAACACGTACGAGCGACGGTGACCGCATCCGACCTGATGTTGTTGTCTATCTGCCGGAAGGGAAACACCTGATCGTTGACTCGAAGGTATCACTTTCTGCATACGCGAAGTTCATCGAAGCAACGACCGATGAAGAACGGGAGCAATACCTCCGTCAACACGTCTTGGCGATACGTCAGCACGTCGAGCGGCTTGCCAGCAAGGATTACTACGCTGCCGAAGATGTTCATTCGCCCGAGTTTGTGTTGCTGTTTATGCCAATTGAAGCAGCGTTAGCAGTAGCATTGCACGCTGACCGCGAGCTGTACACCGTCGCGTGGGAGCAACGAATCGTTCTGACCAGCCCGACGACGCTTTTAGCGACACTCCGCACCGTCGCTAGTGTCTGGAAGCATGAGCGTCAGAACCACAATGCTCTTCTCATAGCGGAAGAAGCGGGCAAACTCTACGACAAGCTCGCAGGCGTCCTCAATGATCTTGTCAAAGTTGGGGAATCTATGGAGCGCACCAAGCGTGACTATGAAGACGCCATGCGTCGCCTCTGCACTGGCTCTGGCAACGTTGTGCGGCGAGCCGAACGACTTCGCGAGCTCGGTGCAAACGTCAAACGCGATATCGACCGACGTTTACTCGATCGAACCAACTCGGCCGATGATGAATAACTCTTGTTCGAGTGTAGCCTCTGGGGAAGAACGGCACGTTTTCTAAGTTTGTACCGTTGCTGTTCGAGAGAGCAGCACTGTGTTTCACAATGCCGGTAGAATATGCCTATGCAGTACGATGTCCAGCACATCAAGAACGTTGCGCTGCTCGGACACACCGGTTCGGGCAAAACAACGCTTGCAGAAGCAATGCTCTTCGAATCAGGTGTCATCACACGCCGTGGCAGCGTGGAGGAACGGAACACGGTGTCCGATTACACTGACATCGAGCATGAGCGCTTAAGCTCTGTGTTTACGACGCTCATGCACTTGGACTGGCGAGGCTACAAAATCAACTTGCTCGACACTCCTGGATACGATGATTTCTGCGGGGAAATCATTACTGCACTGAGGGTAGCTGATACAGGCATCCTGGTTCTTAACGCTGCCAGTGGCGTCGAAGTTGGAACCGAACTCATCTGGCGCTACACAGAGCAGTTCGCCACACCGATGATCATCGCCGTCAATAAGCTCGACCACGATAACGCAAACTTCGAGCGCACCATCGAACAAGCACGCGAACGTTTCGGTCGGGCTGTGACCCTTGTGCAGTATCCACTCACTATAGGGAGTAGTTTCTGCGCCATTGTGGATGTGCTTAAGATGACGATGTACCACTTTTCACCGCAGGGTGGGAAGCCTACCAAACTCCCAATCCCGGAGTCCGAGCGCTCTCGCGCTGAACAGCTCCATAATGAGCTCATCGAAGCCATCGCTGAAAACGACGAAACGCTCATGGATCGCTACTTCGAAAGCGGAACGCTCGACGAAGATGATATGCGCACTGGTCTCAAGCATGCGATGATCCGACGCCAGCTCTTCCCAGTCTTCTGTGTCAGTGCCAAACTCAACATGGGTAGCGGTCGTATCCTCGGATTCATTGACAATGTCGCGCCCAGCGCAAATGAACTACCGACACCGATGATGGATACCAGTGGCAAATCCATCCCGTGCGATCCAGCAGGACCGACGGTCGTCTTCGTGTTCAAAGCAATCAGCGAACCGAACCTCGGCGATATGACGCTGTTCAAGGTGTATTCGGGGACGCTGCGTCCTGGTACCACGCTCATCAATGTACAGACTGGCACTGCTGAATCACTTGGCCACATTTTCATTGTGGACGGCAAAAAGCGCACAGAAGTCAGCGAGTTAGTCGCCGGCGATCTCGGTGCAGTCGTTAAGCTCAAGAATACACATGTCAACAACACGCTGCGCGATAAAAACTGTGACTTCATTGTACCCCCTATCGAATTTCCTAAACCAAAGATTCGTGTCGCCATCGAACCGGTCAATAAAGGCGACGAAGAAAAAGTTGGTAATGCACTCCATCAGTTGCACGAGGAAGATCCGACGCTCATTGTAGAACATTCACAAGAGCTCAAGCAGACGATTCTCCACGCACAAGGGGAGCTGCATCTCGCAGTCGCCAAGTGGCGCTTGCAACACCGCTACAAAGTGGACGTTCGCTTTGTCGATCCACGCATTCCATACCGTGAAACGATCCAGCGTGCTGCGCGAGCACAGTATCGCCACAAAAAACAAACAGGAGGTGCTGGTCAATTTGCCGAGGTACACATGCTCGTCGAGCCTTGGAGCGAAGGCATGCCAATGCCGAATGGTCTGACGGTGCGAGCTGTCGAAGAATACAATCTGCCATGGGGTGGGAAACTTGTCTTCCTCAACTGCATCGTCGGTGGTGTCATTGATGCACGCTTTATGCCCGCCATCGTCAAAGGCATCATGGAGAAAATGAGCGCTGCTCCACTGACAGGTAGCCCAGCGCGGGATATCCGCGTCGCTGTGTACGATGGGAAAATGCACCCTGTTGATTCGAATGAAGCAGCCTTCAAGACCGCTGGAATGATGGCATTCAAGGAAGCATTCATGCAATCCGACCCAAAACTTCTCGAGCCCATTTATTCCGTGGAAATCACCGTTCCGGATGAGTACATGGGCGATGTTCTGAGCGATTTGCCAGCACGACGAGCCGTGGTCCTAGGCATGGATTCTGATGGACACTACCAAAAAATCAACATCCGGATGCCGCTGGCTGAACTTGATCGGTACTCGACAGCGCTACGCTCTATGACACAAGGGCGTGCAGTGTACACCGCTGAATTTGCTGAGTATCAACCAGTTCCACCTCACGTGCAGCAGAAACTTGTGCAGGAATACCAAGCACAACTCCACGGCGAGGAAGTTTAAGTGCAAGAGTGCGCTGTTCGTTCGCACGAATGTGCGGGAGTCGCTCCGGTGCAGCACAAAAACGTTGTGAGCAGATAATGCGACTGTAGCTGGCTCAATCGCTTCAATGCAAATGGACAAATGTCAAGCGCAGTGCACTCAACATCGGCGTGTTCCAATGCATTTCTTCTGCCGGCGGCAACGACGCTCCGAACGATTCTTCTCTACTGGAGCGAGTGTTGGTCCTTCAGAAGTAAAGCATGTTTTGTTGCAAATGAATCATCCTGGGAGGGTGCGCCTCATGTGGAGTGGTTGTAATTTGGCAACCGCAACGTTACTCCCACTTTGGAGATTTTACGATGCTGCAGCGAACATTGCTTACTGTTGCTCTCGTGATCGCGTCAAGCACCCTTTGGGCGCAAGGAACCGGGATTAAGCTCGGAGCAACATTGCCGAACTGGAAGTATGCTGCTGACTCTGCCGGGACTCTGAATACGAACAATCTATCTAACTTCACCATCGCAATCGTGCAGGAATTCCCACTTGGTGGCGTCTTCTCCATTCAACTTGAGCCAACGTACAGCACCCGCACAACAACGACTGATATTCTCGCAAGCGTTCTGGCACAGTACGCTCCCGATTCCTTGCCACCCCAAGTACCTGAGTCACTCGCGTTCGAACACGAGATAACATCCATTGAACTCCCAATTCTGCTCAAGATAGCCACAGGGACCAGTGGGATCCGCGGTTACATTTTTGCCGGTCCGAACATTCGATTCCAGCTTTTAGCAAAAACGACGCTCAAGACCGATACGAGCAATCTCAACACGTCAATTCCACTCGAAGTGAAGCCTGCGCTGCGCACTGCTGTGGCAGCCGCGGATATTGGTGCTGGCATCGAGATCCCGCTCGGCCTGTTCAGCATCGTCGCCGATGGACGTTACACCTTTCCCCTTTCCGATATGAGCTCGATGGATGCATTTGGCAGGCGAATTGGAACGCTCAATTCGAACGATATCCGCATCTTCGCAGGGCTGATGTTCCGGTGGTAAGGTTTCGTACACGCTACTCAAACTTGAACGTAGCAATGGCACGCTCGAACACTGGTTTGTAGGTGGCTTCTTCCTGCTTGTTCCACGTCAGGAAGATGCGATAGAGCTTGCCATCGTTGACAGCAAGGTACACACGCCGCTCAATCCCTTTCTGCGGAGAGTAGGTAAAGAGAACCGCATTGAGTCCACCGAGCTTGACATGTTGAGGTGCACCCCCGCCGAACGCAGCCCGGTTATCATTTGCGATTTTCTCGAGATTGGACTGCTTCGAGGCATCGAGGATGTCCACACGAATTGTACAGTCGAGCCTGCTTCCAAGATACTCCGAACCGCCGAGTGCACCCTGTGCCTTTACACCTTTGACACGGAAGTTATCCGGTATTTCTAAGCTGTAACCACTCCCCCGTGCACGGACAAATGTGGACGAAGGAGGTTCCGGACCTTTGGGAACAGTGTCATCACGAGAAGGTACTGCTTGGACCTCCGGTAGCACAACCGACCCGAGGATGCGCTCGATAGCAGGCTTATAGTAATCGAACGTTCCTCCAAATGCAGCAAATTCGACGGTAGTGATGAAGCTATCCTTGATGGCATATACTTTGATCCCTTCGAACATGCCATCGGGAGCCTCGAATTTGTAGGAAAGCTTTGTTGCTGGAGTGTTCGCAAGCGTCGTTTGTTCTTGCTTGTACGCCTCGTCAGCAAAAACTTTGTCTTCTTTGATGTATTGGTCGAGCGGCACGGAGGTTTTGATCACTCGCATTTCAAGTTTCGCGGCCGATGGCCCTTCACCGTATTCAATGAAACGCTGCTCTGCACCTGGAATGGATAGAGCGTAAAACTGCTCGCCAGCTATGGAGCGATGAGACCAATTTGCAGGATACTCAATCGAAAAGTTGCGAATCGGATCAGTGTATCGCTGCCATCCCTCGATCGGCACGGGCTCAGCGTTCTTCCCACAGCTCATCAACAACGCACATACGACGGCACTTGCACGTAGAAAACGAACCATTGTGTAGATGTCACCGAAGTTCAACAACGAATGCTGTGCGAAACTACATAAGCTCGTTCCCTGTCGCAATGCTCCGTTCGCATGCACGATTGCAGGCGACCAAGCATCACCACACAGTGTTGATCGCATGTGCGAAGTACATGATTAGAAGGCGTGTTTGGCTACCTTACCGCACAAGCTGCCAAAGTGCAGTCGCGATGAACAATGCACCAACAACCGCCGCTGTGCTTCCCCACAACCACAGTTGTTCGAGCGCGTGGTATCGTTCGTTTTCCGTAAGTCGCGCAAGGTAGGCATCGAAATCGTGACGCATGTGTTCAGTCCAACACGGTGTGGATGACTACCCATAGTATCGGCAGAGCACTCGAGGAACTTCAATCAGGACCATTGCATGGTGCAGTAACTTTGCCTGCGGTGGAACACTGTGCATTGATGCGGTGTTCTGCTTTTCAACGACGAGAATTTATTTGCTTCCGAAAGGTTGTGTATGCATGACGATTCCCCACGTGGAATATCCTTTGCCCTCACTGATGAGCAAGAGCAGATACGGCACGTTGCTCGTGAGTTTGCTGAAGCTGAAATTCGACCACACGTTGCCTATCTCGACGAGACGCAGGAATTCCCTCACGAAATCTTCCGCAAGCTTGGGGAGCTTGGATTTCTCGGAATTCTCATTCCCACGGAGTATGGTGGCGCAGGTCTTGGCGCACTTGAGTGTGCGATCATTGTAGAGGAGATTGCACGAGTCTGCCCTGCGGTTGCTCTCGGTGTCGCTGCTCACAATGGGCTTTGTACCTACCACATCTACCGCTATGGTAGCGAAGAGCTACGAGAACGATATGTCCGACCGTTGGCAAGCGGTCAAACGCTTGGTGCCTGGGGCCTGACTGAGCCAAGCTCAGGCTCTGACGCAGGTGCGATGCAGACGATAGCACAACGTGATGGTGACTATTACATCCTGCGAGGTAGTAAAAATTTCATCACCCACGGAAATGTCGGTTCGATTGCGGTTGTCATGGCATTGACCGATTCCAGCAAAGGGAAAAAGGGTATCAGTGCGTTCGTGCTCGATAAATCAATGCCGGGCTTTGCTGCAACGAAGAAGGAGAATAAAGTAGGAATGCGCTGCAGCGACACCGCCTCGCTCGTGTTTGAAGATGTCCGCGTTCCTGCCTCCAATCGCCTTGGTGAGGAAGGAGAAGGCTTCCAGCAAGCGTTATCTATCCTCGATGGAGGGCGGATCACTATCGCTGCGCTCTCGGTTGGCTTAGCGCAGGGTGCATTCGAAGCAGCGATACGCTATGCACAGGAACGTGTGCAGTTTGGCAAGCCTCTCATCGAGCATCAGGCTGTTGCAATGAAACTTGCTCGCATGGAGACTGAAATCGCTGCTGCACGTCTGTTGACCTATGAGGCTGCATGGTTCCGTGATAACGGAATGCCGTTCCGTCTTCACGCTTCACAGGCGAAGCTCTACGCAAGCGAAGTTTCGGTGCGTACCGCTGAAGATGCTGTGCAAATTCACGGTGGGTATGGATACATCAAGGAATTCCCCGTCGAAAAGTTCTGGCGTGATTCCAAGCTCCTCACTATCGGTGAAGGCACCAGCGAAATCCAGCGCATCGTCATCGCTCGCCACCTCCTGAACTCATAGAACTACCGCACTCGATAACAGTACGACGTCGTCCAACTCGACACATACTACCGACCGTCAAACCCTGTCGGGCGCAACGGCGCAAAGCATTATCAGCGATACGTTCACTCTCTCGAAATACGGTGAAGCTCTCTTCTAGGCACGTCACGCCAGTAGCTGCGACGCAGCCACCCATCGTGCGCAAGTACTGATTTCACACTTACCAAATTCATTGAACTGCTCCTCTGTGGCAAGTGCAGTACTACACTTCCCCAGCACGGTGTTTCACGTTGTTTACATCGCCAGGGGATGGGTTACAAAGGTTGAATGCGCACAAACCGGCGCTTGCCTACTTTTACGATATGTTCTCCACTCGAGAGATGAGCAGCAAGATCGGACACACGGTCACCGTTGACATAGACACCACCTTGCGCAATTAACCGGCGCGCTTCGCTCTTCGACGGTACAATCCCGACCGCAACCAACGCATCAACCAGTGGCATTGGTAGTTGGAGCGCTATTGTCGTGATGTCATCGGGCAGTTGCTTGTGACGGAACATACGATCGAATTCTTGACGAGCAGCGAAAGCCGCCTCCTCTCCATGGTAGCGCGCAACCAAACGCTCTGCCACGAGCGCTTTGGCATCGCGTGGATGAAGCTTTCCTTCTCGCAAGGCGCTCTCCATTGCTTCCGCTTCTGCTGCGCTGGCAAACGTGGCGTAACGGTAGTACCGCTCGATGAGCTCATCGGGGATGGACATCACTTTCCCGAACATATCGCGCGGCGAGTCGAGCAGAGCAATGTAGTTGCCAAGTGATTTACTCATCTTCTGCACACCGTCGGTTCCCTCGAGCAATGGCATGAGTACGATTGCTTGCGGCTCTTGGCCTGCATGGGCTTGGAGATGCCGTGCCAACAGGAAGTTGAACCGCTGATCGGTGCCCCCCAGTTCTACATCCGCTCGTACCTGGACCGAGTCAATCCCTTGTGCTAATGGGTAGAGAAATTCATGGAGGGCAATTGGTTGCTCGTTGTTGAACCGGTCGTGGAAATCATCACGCTCTAACATTTGGGAGACCGTCACGTGGGAGGCAACTCTGATGACATCCGCAAAGGACAGTGGAGCAAGCCACTCGGAGTTCGAGCGTATCTCTGCTTGCGTGACATCGAGAAGAAGCCCTACTTGCTCGAGATACGTCCGTGCGTTGACTTGCGTTTCTTCGAGCGTCAGCGCCGGACGCGTCTTCGAGCGGCCACTTGGATCGCCAATCATCGCAGTGAAATCTCCGATGATGAAAATCACACGGTGCCCAAGTTCTTGGAACTGCCGAAGCTTTTCAAGCACGACCGCATGGCCAATGTGGAGATCAGGCCGCGATGGATCGCAACCGAGCTTCACACGCAATGGCCGCCCCGTCCGCACAGAACGTTCTAACTTTGCGCGGAATTCATCTTCCGGCAGAATTTCCGCTACACCATCGGCAAGAATGCGAAACTGTTCTTCCGTAGGAAGGAACTTCGTCGAACCAGTGCTCAACATGAGTGGGATGCTTCCTGTTGCTCCACGTGAAATTGCTCGTGGCGTTTGCGAAGAATCTCCCGCTGATGGAGTCGCTGTTGACGTCGAATTTCAGCGGCTTCGTACCGACGCTGATCATCTGACGACCGCGGTTCAATTGGCGGTACCGGTAGTGGCTTACCATACTGGTCAATAGCCACAAACGTCAAGTAGGCTGTTGCGACGTGTGCTGTCGAGCCGTTGATGGGATCTTCACGGAGGACTTTGACACCAACTTCCATTGAGGTTCGGAACGCACGGTTGACCATCGCATAGATCCGTACAACATGTCCCAACTTGATCGGCTCGAAAAAGCTGATGCTATCAACCGAAGCTGTCACACACACACGTCCACTGTGTCTCATCGCTGCAAGTGCAGCCGCGATATCCACCCAATGCATCAATCTCCCACCGAGGAGATTGCCAAGGTAGTTCGTGTCGTTGGGCAAGACCAGCTCGGTCATCTCGATTGCCGATTCCGATGGGCACTTTGGCTGCATCGTGTCCGGAAGGAACGTATCACTTTGACTGCAAAGCTACGGTATCATCTGAGTGCTGACGTAGTAGTTCGATCACGCGCTCGAGCATCATCGAGCGTGAACCCTTGACGAGGATAACATCTCTTTGCCCTGCCATTGAGCGTATGATTGATGCCGCTTCGGAATGACTTTGAGCAACGACGACCTTGCCAGCGATACTCCCATCCATCGAACGCATCGCCTCTACCATTGCTTCACCAAGCACTACGATCGCATCAGCTCGTTCGACAGCTTTGCTCAAAACGGAGCGATGCGCAACACTCGTTGCATCACCAAGTTCGAGCATATCACCCAACAGTGCGATTCGCTTACCCCTTGTTGGATAGGCAGCCAGCGTTTCCAGAGCAGCTCGCATCGACGCTGGATTTGCATTGTAGCAATCGTTGAGGATTACGATGCCGCCGTCACCTGCTTCAACGAGCATGCGTGCGTAGCCATGCGGCGGAGCTGGCTGGTATGTATTCAAGCCGTGGGCTATCGTCTCTAAGTCCAACCCTACACTCAGTGCCAGTGCAGATGCAGCAATGGCACAGAACGCAGCACCATATCCTGGATGTGCCAGTGTTGCGCTTACTTGCATTCCTTCGAACGCAAGTGAGAGGATGGGGAAAAGCGTCTGCGGGTCGAATGTAAATGTTGCTTGCAACTGCGATGATGGATGGAAGCCGAACGTCACGTGCATCGGCAACAACTCTACATACCGCGTAAGCCGCTCATCATCGCGATTGATGCAGGCGATGCCACCGTGGTTACCAATCCAGCGAAATAGTGCTGTTTCTTCTTGCTCGACACCGTCGAGCGAACCAAGCAACTCTAAGTGTTCTTCTGCGATTGCCGTGATGACACCGTGCGTCGGTTCTGCGATGCGGCAGAGCTCAGCTATTTCGCCAGGACGATTTGTCCCCAGTTCAACAACCACAGCTGTGTGTTCTGGCTTGATACCCAACAGTACGTGCGGGACACCGACGCGATTGTTCCAGTTACCTGGTGTACGATGCACGATGTAGCGCTCAGTGAGTAGATGTGCAGCGATGTCTTTGGTGGTTGTTTTCCCGACAGCTCCAGCAATAGCAACGACCGGAACCGAGAAGCGTCGGCGATGCGCTCGCGCAAGGTTGCCATAGGCACAAAGAGTATCACGTACCCAGATCGTCGGCACCCGATCTATCGAGTACTGCCCGCGTCTGGAGACATCGAGCACTAACGCTCTTGCTCCGCGTTCAATCGCATCCTCAACGAATGTGTGTCCATCGAACCGCTCACCGGCAAACGCCACGAAGAGATTACCCGGCCAAAGTGTACGAGTGTCCGTCGAAACACCCTCAATGCAATCAAGGTGCTCTCCATTTTCTACAGCGACTGGCTCGAGCGCTGCAAGAAGCTCATCACGGACAAACCTTGGATCCATCGTGCTATGGCGTGGTGATGTGCAAAACTACTTGCTCTTTTTGTGTTCAGTTTTCGAATGTGATGCCGATAACACACAGTGAACACAGCGACCATCGCTTGGACCATGGACGAGCGCGACGACCGAACAGAACGCTACCTTGTTAGTTACGCCGACATGGTCACACTTCTGGTTGGTGTGTTCGTGGTTCTTTCGACAATCTTCCGGGCTGATGCAGAGCGGTACCGTCGGATTTCAGCGGCAGCAGCGTCTGTTTTTGGTTCACGATCGGCGCGTGTGGACTCTGTACCACTGACACCAATCACAGCGGTATTCTGGAAGCTATCCCCAACAGACATCGAACACGATAGCATAACCTACCGCTGCATTCTTGCCGATGAAGTGCTCTTCGAGAGTGGATCAAGCGCACTAAGTCCAAAGGCTGAACAAGCTCTCGATGAGTTGGCGACATTGCTTCGTGATGGGACCGCCACGATCACCATTGATGGCCATTCCGATAACCGACCGCCACGGAGCGGACACTGCAACGTCGAGCTATCAGTCGAGCGGGCAGTTACGGTCGCACGGCAGCTGATCAAGAACGGTGTTCCGGAAGAACGCATCGTTGTGCGCGGCTTCGGCCCTGCAAAGCCGGTTGCAACGGACCCACATTCACCGAGCAACCGACGAGTCGAAATTCTCATTGCATTGAATCATTAGTGTTTCACCACGGACGGTACGGAACAATGGAATCTCTCACAATGACGGCAGCACCTACAGCAGTGGTGCCCCCGACTTTGAGCATCCGTAAACTCGCAACGGAGCAATTCGGTGAGATTCTCGATGAAGAACGACACATCTTCACCTTTCCGAACGGCTTACTTGGGTTTGAGGAATTGCGCGAGTTCATCATCGTGCGCGATGAGCGAACCGAACCGGTACGCTGGCTGCTCTCCGTCGAGCATCCGGAGCTGAGTTTCCCTGTGATGAGTCCATACCTTTTGCTGCCCAGCTATTCCCCAGGAAATGACTACTGCGACCATCAGCGCTTTACTCCGCTGGTGATTCTCACGCTTAGTTCGGAAGGCGCAACAGCCAATCTCAAAGCGCCCATTGTGCTCGATGTGCAGAACCAGCGCGGCGTGCAAATCATTATTCCGTCCGATAAGTACTCAACACAGTATCCCCTTGGTATCCAACAATCGAGTCAACGATAGCCATGCTTGTACTCTCACGGAAAATCGGCGAAGTCATAACAATTGGCAATTCAATCAAAATCACTATCCTGAGCTACGATCGAGGAATTGTCCGCATCGGTATCGAAGCTCCAAAAGACATTCCCGTTCACCGTAAAGAGGTATACGATCGCATCATCGAGCTCAATCGGCAGGCGGCTTGCGACACTCCTGAAGCACTTCGGGATTCAATTAGCTTACTGCATCAGGCCCCTAAGAGCACAGATAAGACACCATTGTAACAAACCAAGCGATGGCATCTGCGCCTCTCATCTTGATCGCTGACGATAATACGTGGATGCAGCGTATCGTGGCAAAGATTGTATCCAGCTACGGATGGGAACCTCTCATCGCTCGTGATGGCTATGAGGCGATGGCCTTGGCACTTGAGCATCATCCTGACGTCGTCGTATTAAACCTCATCATGCCGGACTTGACTGGGATGCATGTTCTGCGGCTCCTCAAACGAATACCTCAGACGGCGGAAATACCTGTGCTGATTTTGAGCGTGGCGACGGAAGTGGAGCTCTTGATGGAAGCAATGAAGTGCGGTGCAGCTGGGTTTATCCGCAAGCCATTTACACGCTCGACGATCTATGAAAAAATCGTTGCAATCCTTTCACCGGAACCGCTGACAACGGATCAGGGAGCCTCCGCAGAATCGCATCAGCATGAGTTAAAGTCCCAACAACCCCATCAAGAAATTCCATCAGCACCACCTATCGTGCGCTATCAACAACAATCCTCCCTTCAAGCGACGAAGAGATCCGCCGTTTGCTCGATTCAATTTGATTCAGCTTACCAAGGCGTCCACCGTACCGAAGCAATGGGTAGTAGTAGCGGCTGTGTACTCATTGCAATGCCCGCATCGAGTGCTAACGCAGTGTTGGCAAGACGCAGACCAAACACAACCATTGACTGATACGGCCTGGTAAGGTCAAGGTTCCACAACTCTGCAAGGATGTGTACATCTCTGCGTGCAGGAAGCTGTACATCTAAGCCGAGCCCAAATCCGAGAGCCGCCGGTGCGTATCGCATGATGACCGAGCCGAATGTTCCTGCTGTAATGGTATAGCTTTCTTGGTTCGATAGATTCTGCATTACCAGAAGCGTCAGCCGTGACTGCATACGGGTGAATGTGGCTGCTGCCCACAGATGTGCAAGCCGATTTGGCGCATTCACCCATGCCAAATTCGCTCCCACGGCGAGTGATAGGTGACCATCGAGCTGTTGGTACTCTGCTGTCAAGAGCGTCACCTTAGCATTGAGGAGACTCACTTGATGGCTCGAGGGGAGAGCTGGTACAATACTCCGTAGTACGAGGATACTTGCAATGTCACCGAGACCACCAGCAGCGCCCAGCGTGAGCAATCCCATGCTCATCAGACTATGATTGCTGCCGATCGGTTCGGCAGTAGGCATCAACAACAGTTGCCATGCGTGGCGGTAAAGCTCAGTAAGAGGAATGATTTCAGCGACCTGATATAGCTCGATCGTCGCTGTCCCGACCGATGTGCGAAGACGGATCGCATCCGCAGAATCTCGCTGTGTTTGCCCAAGCAGTATGCCCTGCAGCATATCTCCACTCCGAAGCCGTACGACCACAGACTCACCAATCCATTCGGCAGGGATATCGCTATTGTCTGCCCAGAGACTGATAACGGACACCACAAGAACAATGAGCACATGCAATACATTCCCTCTGCTTCCGGAGCAGCGAGATTGGAGCCATACACTTGTCGTTCCGTGCATCCTTACTCTTGGCTGGGATTCGCTCCTGGACGGTTCAGACGAGCAAACAGCTCCAGTACTTCATCGAGCGTCATCGATCCGCGATCGCCTTTCCCATGCTCACGGAGAGCGACGATTCCTTGCTCGGCCTCTCTCCGACCGACAACGAGTGCAAACGGAATTTTCTTCTGTTCACTCTCTGCAATTTTTCGTTGGACCTTTTCGGAACGTTCATCCACGAGGACGCGATAGCCGTGCTCCTCAAGGTTGGCTGCAACAGAGCGCGCATACGTTTGCTGCGCGTCGGTAATTGGGAGCACACTAACTTGTACGGGTGCGAGCCAAAAGGGAAAGTTCCCCGCGAAGTGTTCGATGAGGATACCTATGAAGCGTTCCATCGAACCAAATGGCGCTCGGTGAATGATCACCGGTCGATGCTTCGCGTTGTCAGCACCTGTGTACTCGAGCTCGAAACGCTCTGGCATGACGTAATCCACCTGCACCGTCCCAAGTTGCCATCGCCGTCCGATAGCATCGCGGACGATGAAGTCAATCTTCGGACCATAGAACGCTGCTTCGCCGATCCCGATGGTGTAGTCCAAGCCCATCGAATCGGCGACCTCTTGAATTTCCCGCTGTGCACGTTCCCACAGCGCGATGTCACCCCCGTATTTGTCTGCGTTATCGTCGCGGAATGAAAGACGCGTCGAAACTTCCATGCCAAAGGTTCGAAAGACAAACTGCGTCAGCTCGATGACGCCTTTGACTTCATCCTTGAGTTGTTCCGGCGTGCAGTAGATATGTGCATCATCCTGCGTAAAGCCACGAACGCGGACAAGCCCAGTCAATTCGCCAGATTGCTCGTAGCGGTAAACGGTACCAAACTCTGCAAGACGCAATGGTAAGTCGCGGTAAGAGCGAGGTTCACTGGCGTAGATTTGGTGATGGTGTGGACAGTTCATTGGTTTGAGGAGATACTCCTCTTGGTCAACAGTCATCGGAGGAAACTGGGAGTCTGCATAGTACGGGTAATGCCCACTGGTTTTGTACAGCTGAAGATTTCCAAGATGGGGCGTGATGACTTCCTGATAACCGCGTTTTTTTTGTTCCGCACGCAGGAACGCCTCGAGCGTGCGACGAATGACGGTGCCGTTGGGAAGCCAAATCGGCAACCCACTGCCAACGGCTGGTGTGATGAGAAATATGCTCAGCTCGCGTCCTAAGCGGCGGTGGTCGCGGCGTTCGGCTTCTTCGCGCTGACGAAGAAATTCCTCGAGTAGTTCTTTCTTCGGAAAAGAGATGCCGTAAATGCGTGTAAGCTGTTTACGGCGATGATCACCACGCCAGTATGCACCAGCGACAGCAAGCAGCTTTGGATATTTCAGGTAGCCTGTCGAAGGCACATGCGTCCCACGACAAAGGTCGGTAAAGTTCCCCTGACGATAGAACGTTATTGGCTGTCCACGGAGCTCATCGAGCAGTTCGAGCTTGTACTCGTCGCCTTTCTGTCGAAAGTAAGCGACGGCATCCTCCCACTCGATTTCGATACGCTGGTAAGGCTCATCAGCGTTGACAAGTTCACGCATCTTTTCCTCAATGCGTGGGAAGTCTTCGCTGGATAGCACTGTACCTGCTGGTAGGTCAACGTCATAGTAAAACCCTTGATCAATCGGTGGTCCGATGCCGAACTTGACCCCAGGATAGAGTGCCTCGAGTGCCTCTGCCATGAGGTGTGCAGTCGAGTGCCAGAAAATTTGTTTGCCTTCAGGATCCTTCCAGGTCAGGATGCGAATCGTCACATCCTCATAAATTGGGCGTGAGAGGTCGTAGATTGTCCCGTTAACAACAATACCGAGTGCTGCTCGCGCAAGTCCTTCGCCAATCGAACGAGCAATGTCAGCACCAGTAGTACCAGCTGGGTACTGGCGCTGTGAGCCATCGGGAAAGGTAATAACCATGGGATTCGACTAAACTGGTGGGTCGCATTTAGTGTAGCAAAATTACATGCTACTCTGAAAGCTACTGGTGGATTCCCTACGAGCTACTTTGCGTTTGCAGTTCCTGTAGCGCGGCTTCGACTGTGGGATAAAACCCAAAGAGCCACTCCATTTGCGATATGCGGAACAGGTTGCGAACAGTCTCGCGTACACCGACGAGTGCAATTGGGATGTTATGGTCACGAAGTTGCCGGTAAGCAAGCAGTAAGGCACTTAATCCACTGCTATCTGCGTAATCCACACGTGATAAATCTACAACCAACGCACTAATTGTCGGTTGGCATACGATGAGGAGCTCCGCCTTGACGTCAGGCGCATTACTGGAGTCTAAGCGTGACTCCTTGAGCGTGAAGATGACGACGTTGTCGTCGTGGTCTACGGTGAACTTCATTGCTGGTCCTCCCCAGCAGTGGAACATACTACCATCCGCATACACTGCTAGTGTACACTCAACAAATATAGTCAACGACATTTTCGCATCGGCATCAGACAACGCTGGATCACCAGCACAGGTCCATAAAATGCGCTCCACTGTTACGAGGATGGCACACTTACGTTCATCACACTTTCATCCATTTTTATGCGGAGTTGATGGCGCAGTTATGAAACTTTTCACTCAAGAAATACGTTTATGTAATGCTAGCTCCTTTAGATTTACACCACACTAATATGACACTAATATGTCCCGATTTTTTTCCTACATCCTTGTTTTTATCGCAACCGCTCTCTCACTCCACGCTCAGTATGGACAGTTGGAAGGTGTTGTTTTGGACGAAGAGCGAAAGCCAATCGTCGGGGCAACCGTTAAACTCCCTGATTTGCAGCGTGGAGTAGTCACCAAATCAGATGGTACGTTCCGTATATCGAATATTCCCTTGGGTCGTCATCGCGTCGAAATCAGCGCAATTGGGTATGATCGCTATACCACCATTGTGAATATCAAAGCGAAACAACGCGAAGAGCTGCGTATAACCCTTCGACAGGAAAGCGTCCAAGCTCAATCAATTGAAGTCACCGCATCACGGCGAATCCAGGATCAGACTGACACACGTACAAGCGTCCTTACTGTTGATCCACGTGAAGCGAAATACAAAGCAGGCGGTATCGAGGATATCTTCCGCACGTTGCAGAATCTACCTGGCGTCACAGCACCGAGCGATTTTTCATCGCAGCTTGTTGTCCGCGGTTCAGGCCCAGACCAAAATCTCATCTTGCTCGACAACATAGAGCTGTTCAATCCGTACCGTCTCTATGGCTTCATCTCACTGTTCAATCCAGAGACGGTAAGCAGCATTTCACTTCTCACCGGCGGATTCCCTGCGCAATACAGCGACCGACTTTCTGCAGTATTAGACGTTCGAAATCGGGACGGACAGACTGAACACGGCTACCTCACCGGCAAACTGAACGTAAACATAACCAATGCGAACGTTATCACTGAAGGAGCCTTGCCATTTTGGAATGGCTCCTGGATTCTCTCGTCACGGCGGACGTACTATGACTTAATCGTTGGCCCCATCATTCGTGCAACGGGTGCAGTTGATGGTGACGTTGCACTGCCGAACTTCCGAGACATTCAGATGAAAATCACACTCTTTCCTGCCGCAGGCCACAAAGTATTTGCAAACGTACTTACAAGCCGCGATAACACGGAGTTCACCTCTGGTATCAATCGAACGACTGCGGACTCTGTAAGCATCGTGGACCGGAGCTATAACGACGCATACGGTATCACGTGGCAATGGACTCCCTGGCGCAATGTCGTGACAGCCGTTGGATTGTCGTACTACACGAATTATGGTGCGAACAGTTTTGGTGGTGTTGGAGGTTCTGCCTTACTCAATAGCAGCGCCAATGGCGGCACCTTGACCAACGAAGAGTTCCAGCGGCTGCAAGACTCACTCCGTCAAGCAGGGTTCGATGTACCGACACTCTTCACCGTGCGTGGCGAAAGCGGCTTTCGTTTCCAAAAGACATCGCTCAAGGTGGACAACAGCTGGCAGATTGACTCGCTCCACCGGTTCGATTTTGGAATCCAACAGGATTGGATTTACACTGGCATCACAGCGTTCTACGATTTCGATCCACGACTCAAAGCGCTACGCGCAGCAAACCCCACTGCACCACCACTACCTGAATCGGTCGAACGCGGTATCGAGTACATACGCAGTGGGCTTTATGCAATGGATCAATGGCGAGCACTCGAACGATTGACCATTACAATCGGTGCTCGATTCGACTACTTCGCGTTGCTGAACAAATCATACCTTGCACCTCGACTTTCTGCATCGTATGCATTCTCTCCCATCACAACGCTCCGTGCAGCGTGGGGAATCTATTACCAGTCACCAGGATATGAGAAGCTCTTCGATCAACAGGTGTTCCTAGATCTGACAAATGATAACGTCCGCTCGCTTCGCGCTGAACGTGCCATCCACAACATTTTAGGAATTGAGCATCAACTCAGCCCCTCGTGGCTATTCCGTGTCGAGAGTTACTACAAACACTTCAGCGATCTCATCTTGCCGAAGGTTGTACAAGGCACCGTATGGAAGGTTCAGAAGATTCCTGGTTTACCTGATTCAGCTTACCGCACGCGTGATGGATGGACACAACCTGTCGCAAGCGTCGGTGATTCACTAACGACGATTCCCATCAACAGTGCATCGGGTGAATCCTATGGCATCGAACTTTTCCTCCAGAAGTTTGCGCCCGTTGGTTCGAGCGGTCTTTACGGGTGGATTTCGTACTCGTTCGCGTTTGCCAATCGCTACCGAGATGGATTAGTGATCCCGTTCAATTTTGACCGTCGTCATTCGTTGAGCATCGTCGGTGGATGGCGCATCAGCGAGAACCTCGATTTAAGCGTTACCTTCACGTATGGGAGTGGCTTCCCATGGACGTACCCTGTTGGAATTAATCCGCGTATCGTGGAAGTCCGTAATGCTGAGACTGGACAAATGGAAGCACGGATTGATACAGACTGGCGTGGGGTTGTTTTCGATGTGGACCGCGGTGGATTGGCAAACATCAACCGTGGAAGGTTGCCGGATTATCACCGACTCGATCTGCGGCTCACCACCTACGCACGCTGGTTCGGTTGGAAGTGGAGCTGGTATCTGGACATTATCAACGTTTATAATCGCCAGAATGTCATCGGTGTCTTTTACCGTGTCAATCGTGAAACGCTTGAACTAATCGAACGTCGCTCAACAATGTTTCCAATTCTCCCGACGATCGGGTTCAGCGTGACGTTCTAACGTCAGCAAGTGCAAGCTGCCCACACGCAGCAGCAATATCTACACCGCTGGAGCTTCGCACAAAGGTTGGAATGCCTTCCCGGCGTAACGATTCCACAAATGCGCCAAATCTCTCCGGTCGAGCAGGGCGAAGCTCCGCAGCAAAACCAACCGGGTGTGTAAAATCTATTGGATGGAATGGTATCACATTGACCCTGGACGGCACCCGTCGTGCGATGCGGACAAGTCGCCGAACATCGGCATCGCTCTCGTTTAATTGGTCAAAGAGGATATACTCGTACGTGATTTCCCGCTTCGTTTGGCGGTAGTATCGCTCGACAGCGTCGAGTAGCTCTGCAATGCTCCACCGTCGCGCGATTGGCATCAGTTGCATTCGTACACGATCGGTCGTGGCGTGGAGTGAAATGGCGAGCTTGATAGCAAATGGCTCCTGTGCTAATTGTTCGATTGCTGGGACAATGCCAGCTGTCGAGAGCGTGAGGTGGCGTGGTGCGATTAGTGGAGTCTTCCCCCAGGTCATCAATCGTATTGCTTTCGTCACTGCCTCATAGTTGAGGAGTGGTTCGCCCATCCCCATGAAAACGACGTTCGTAATGCGTTCACAGAGCGTCTGTTCAGCTAAGAGAAGTTGACCGAGAATTTCCGCTGCTTCTAAATTGCGTCGCAGTTTCAGGGTTGCTGTTGCACAGAACACACAGCCGAGCGGGCATCCCGCTTGCGTCGAGATACAGAGCGTGCGCCGGTTCCGTCCACTCTTCATTTCACGTGGGATGAGGACCATCTCGACTTGAGTGTCATCGAGCAATCGGACGAGCATTTTCACAGTACCATCATGCGAACGATACATCGTGGAGAGCTCGAGCGGCATGGTGATAAATTCATTCGCAAGACGTTCACGTACTTGCAGCGGTAATGTGGTAATTGCTCGCAGATCGAGATGGCGTTCAGCGAGGTAACCGTGAAGAAGTTGGTGAGCACGGTACCGAGGATAGCCCCATTGTTCGATGAGCATTTCCAACTGTTCTGGCAAAAAATTACCGAGCAGTTGCTTTCCTGCAAGCGCGTCGAGCGCAAGACTTCGCATTTTTGCCTGCCGAGAGTCGCTATCCATTACCATTGTGTGGTACAGTGCCCAGTCGTTACATCTTCCATCAACGGATGGACTGCTTGCAAATTTCACCTTTTCTGGGTAGTCTCACCGTGACGGTCATCAGCACAGTGATTGTAGTAGCTTCGTTTGATTGTAGTACTCATGCCTAACAGCACCTCGCTGTGGATTCTTGCATGGAAACGCTTGCGCCGAAATCGCGGCGCAGTTGTTGGATTAGCAATCCTGGTTCTCCTGGTTGCGACAGCAATCTTCGCACCGATTATAGCACCAGTTGACCCGACTGTCCAGGTGCTTGAGTATGCAATCAAGCCTGCAATGTTCCGTGGAAATGTCCTCTACCGCACGAACCCCGTCCACCCTGATCGCCCAAGCATCATCGCGATTGAGTCGTACCGAATCGTTGGAGATTCCGTCGAGTACACCGATTTACTCGGTCGGACGTTTTCGATCCATCGCTCGCAGCTCTGGGGCTCAAGCGAGCTGGATTGGCACGCACAGCCACTCTACATTTTAGGTACAGATCATTTCGGACGCGATGTGTTTAGCCGGCTGGTCTATGGAGCGCGCGTGGCACTGCTTGTGGGTCTCATTGCAGAGTCGCTTGCAATCGTCATCGGTGTGTTTATCGGCGCGTTGGCAGGTTACTTCCGCGGATGGGTTGATGATACACTCATGTGGCTGACTAACGTGGTGTGGTCGTTCCCAACTGTTTTACTCGTGATTGCGTTGAGTGTCATTTTAGGTCAGGGACTGTGGCAAACGTTCGTTGCGATTGGATTATCGAGTTGGGTAGATATCGCTCGTATTGTGCGCGGGCAGTTCCTTTCGTTGCGTCAAATGGAATTTGTTCAAGCTGCACGTGCCCTTGGATTCGGTTCCTGGCGTATCATGCTCCGCCATCTGCTCCCCAACACACTCGGTCCGATCGTCGTTGTTGGCACTGCAGGTTTTGCAACGGCGATTATTCTGGAAGCAAGCCTGAGTTTCCTTGGTTTAGGGATACAGCCTCCAACACCGTCATGGGGGCGCATGATTCAGGATGGACGCGGCTACCTCTACGTTGGTGAAGGATTAGGATTAGTGCTCTATCCCTCGATTGCGATCGCTCTTGCAGTCTATGCCATCAACCTCTTCGGGGATGGGTTGCGAGATGCACTCGACCCACGCACGCTCTCGAACAGGAACGAATAACTCTGCGCACTATAGAGTACAACCTGTTCGTCAAATGATTATCCCAGTGCGAATGCACACAACTTTCGTTGGATGACATGAGCGAGAACAAACCACTACGGAAACGAGTGCAAGACGTCGTCAATCGCTATATCGAGCAAGAGCAGCGTGCGCACTCCACCGATAGCAGCACTACCCCAGAGAGTATTTCAGCCGAACTGAGCCAATCAGAATCAGAAGGTGCACATGATAGCATTGAGCAACTCAAGGAAAAAATCTTGGCACTTGAGGAACAGCTTCACGCAACAGAACGAGAGCGTGATGAGCTACGCGAGAAGTTCGTTCGTGCGCTTGCAGAGATGGATAACTTGCGCAAACGAACTGATCGCGAAAAAGAGCAGCTTGTGCTCTATGCCACTGAACGACTCTTTGCACGGCTTGTGGAGCTGCTCGATGACTTACACGCTGCAGTCCAAGCAGGCAAACAGTCCCGCGATTACGATGCGATGCTCAGCGGGTTGGAAATGATCACAGCAAAAGCGCATCGTCTGTACGAAGAGCACGGAGTCCACCCTCTCGAAGCCCAAGAAGGCGAGCCGTTCAACGTCGCTTTTCACGAAGCTCTCACCCACATCCCACACCCAGAGTTGCCTGAAGGTACGATCGTGCAGCAAGTACAGCGTGGTTACTTATTCCGCGATCGCGTGTTGCGCCATGCCCGCGTCGTTACATCAGCCGGCGCTGCAGGGACGGACGGAAGCAGTGAATCATCATCAATCTCACCATCGGAGAATCGCTAAGGAATGGCAAAGCGAGATTACTACGAAGTTCTTGGTGTCAGTCGTCAAGCGACGCTTGATGAGATAAAGAGCGCCTACCGCAAGTTAGCGATGAAGTATCACCCAGACCGCAACCCCGGAGACAAGGAAGCTGAAGAGCGTTTCAAAGAAATCACTGAAGCCTACGAGGTGCTCAGTGATGATCAAAAGCGGCGTCGCTATGACCAATTTGGGCATGAAGGAATGCGTGCCGGTCAAGATTTCCACCAGTACACTTCGATGGACGATATTTTCAGCGCATTTGGAGATATCTTCGGAGGAACGCTTTTTGAAGAATTCTTCGGTGGTGGAAGCCGACGTCGCACGACACGATCACCAAAGCCTCAGGGAGAACCTGGCTCAGATTTACGAGTACACCTGCCACTTCGACTCGAAGAAATCGCAAGCGGTACGGAGAAGACCATCCGCGTCAAACGTTACATGCCCTGCAACACGTGCAACGGGAGCGGTTCACGAAGTGGACCCGGTGGCTATACTACCTGTCCCCGATGTAACGGTGCCGGACAAATAAGCCAGGTGAGTCGCTCAATGTTCGGGCAGTTTGTCAATATCACTACCTGCCCAAGTTGTAATGGCACAGGCTCAATCCTCACCGACCCCTGTCCTGCATGCAAAGGTGAAGGACGCATCCTTGGAGAGGATACGATCAAAGTCATGATTCCACCGGGCGTCTCTGAGGGCATGCAATTGACTGTTCGAAATAAGGGACATGCAGGACGTCAAGGCGGCCCCGCTGGTGATCTCATCATCATGATTGAGGAAATCGAGCATCCATACTTCACACGTGAAGGGTCAAATCTGCGCTACAATTTGACAATTTCTTTTCCCGACGCTGTGCTCGGTGGAGAAGTTGAAGTACCAACGATTGATGGAACCGCACTCTTGCATATTAAGCCAGGGACTCAACCAGGTTCAATTCTCCGTATGCGTGGCAAAGGGCTACCTCACTTGGACAGTCACGAACGTGGAGATCAGCTTGTGATGGTCAACATCTACGTTCCCTTGAAAATCACCCAGCGGGAGCGAGAGCTTCTACTCCAACTTTCCGAAAGCGAGAACATTGCCCCTAAGCGCCGCCGAAAGGAAAGTAAAGAGACAGGTTTTTTTGGAAAGTTTCGGAACAACTTCTCCCTCTAATTACGCGAGGCGCGGAGCTGTTCGAGCATTTCGTCGAAGTCTCTATCAGTCAGGTAGTACTTGGCTCCACAGTACTGGCAGACAAGCTCGTTTTGGCCTTCTTGACGCATAGAAAAGAGATCTTCCTCACCAATGCCGAGGAGTAATTCCTTGAACCGCTCCTTAGAGCAGCGGCAGAAAAAGTCCACAGGGGTTGAGCTGAAAATTTCAATATCGGCTGGGAGAGTCTGGCGTGCAATTTCCTCGGCGTTGTATCCAGCGCGCACTAACTCACAGAGCGATCCGATACCATCAAGGAAGCGATAGATTTGGCGTAGTTGCCCAGCGTCTGCACCAGGTAGTGCCTGCACGATAATGCCCGCGGAGCACTCAATCGTTCTATCATCACTGAGTGTTACATCAAGCCGAACACCGGTCGGGATTTGTTCTGATTGCCAGAAGTAATGTGCAAGGTCTGTAGTGATGTTTCCTGCTTGCAGTTCGACGATCCCTGTGATAGGCTCTGCTTTGTTGTAGAGCACCTTCCGAACTTGTATCATACCGTGTCCTAACGGTGCACTATTTCCATTGACGGAAGCATTGTATTCCACAAAGCCACGAACTTCCCCCAGTTGAAGTGCTTCTGCGTAGACTGTTCGGATAAAGCCACTACCGTGCGCCTCGATGATGACGCGTTCCTCTCCTTTGAGAAAGGAGGCCATCGCAGCTGCTGCAGACATTGCACGTGCAAGGAGTACCGCTCCGACAGGATCTAAACGATGTCGGAGTTGCGCATTTTGAGCGGTCACAGTCGAGACAACAACTGCCGCTCGAACAGACTTGCCACAAGCAACAGCATGGACGACTCGGTCACGGTTGCGAAATTTCTTTTTGAGCTGGGCAAGATCGGGCATGAGCTCTCGGTGGCATCGTTGAACTGCCTTCTATGGCGTACAACACGCACTATTATTGCTAATTAATCAGTGGCAATCAAATGTTCGTACACCTTCCTCGTCTTATGGTGTGCGCGTTTCATGGTACCCTCACACAGGCGCAGCTTCCATCACCAACTGCTAACGGCAGGGAAGTTGCGCTGCTACTACAAGCGCCTTGTAGGCGCAAGGGTTGTGGAAGGGGCACTCCCTAAGCTCCTACTTCGGTAGGGGCGACATCACCACCACTCAGGGCGTTGCTTTCAGCTGAAGGCAACGCCTTTTTGTTTGATCCAGAGAACAATCGCCGCGATGGCTAAACCGACCATCCAGCCTGCTAAAACATCAGATGCATAATGCACGCCTACATAGATACGAGAAAATCCGACGATGAGCGCTCCTCCCCACCAAATCCACCATCGCCGGCGATAAAAGGTCGTAAGTACAGTTGCCATTGCTGCCATATTCGCGGCATGGGATGAGGGAAACGAGGGTCCCTCTACACATGGAACGCGGAGCACAACGCCCTGCATGGCCCAACATGGCCTAACACGATTGACTGCGGGTTTCACTAATCTGTTGATTGCCATATCAGTAATTCCAACACTTACCACCACCAACACAACGCACCAACGCCCTCTCCTCCCTCCTCGCAGCAAAAGCCAGAAGAAACCAAGTGTGAATATCGGTAGCCACCAAAGGAATGATGTCACTGGAGGCATGAGCACATCCAAAACCTGATTGGATAGGCCTTTATTGATCGCGGTGAAAACAACACGATCAATGCCATTTGCGATGTCGTATAAATCACTCATTGAACGTACATCTCTTTCTGAGATTCTAATTTTGATTCAATTGCAAAGCTACACTGAGGTATGATAGGACCACCCGATTGGATTGCGCAACCACGATGCGTGGTAGGCGCGATGAGCGGAACATCACTCGATGGTGTAGATGCTGCAGTCGTTCGCATCACACCTGTGGGCGATCGTAGATCCTTCGAAGTGCTTGGATGTGGTAGCATCGAGTATTCATCCGAGATTCGCTCAGCATTCAGCTCAATAGCGAATAGCCAACCTATAACAATCGCCGAGCTTGCCGATCTCAGAGTCATTCTCATGGAGCTCTACGGTGAAGCGATAGCTGCTGCAATCGATCATGCAGGAGAACAGCCTGAAGCTATCGGGATCCATGGACAAACGCTCTGGCATGAACCAACGCCTCATTCCCGCTACGGGCGTGTATGCCGCACGACGTATCAGCTTGCTGATCCCACAGTGCTTGCCAAACGCTTTCGAGTGCCGGTAGTCTCGGACGTTCGAACTGCAGATGTCGCACTCAATGGCCAAGGAGCGCCACTCGTTCCTATCCTCGATTGGGAGCTTCTCTGCTCGATTGATGAATACATTATTGCACTGAACATCGGAGGCATCGCGAATATCACACTCTTACCGCCGAGTTGTGAACTCGAACGACTCGTAGCATTCGATACGGGACCAGGTAATGTGTGGATCGATCATGCGATGCGATGCTTCTGGGACATGCGATATGATAACAATGGTACGATTGCGGCGTCAGGTCAGATCATCCCAGACCTTTTTGAAAATCTCAAGACAATAGAATTCATCACTCGGACTCCTCCTAAATCGACTGGACGTGAACTATTCTCTGAATGCTTCTTCGATGAGTTCATTGCACCGTACAAGTATACTGATGCATGCAAAACTGATATCATCACGACGCTGACTGCATTCACTGCATGGAGCATTGCCGAGAATATTCGGCGCTATAGTACCGATGAAGCTTCTATCATCGTGTCGGGTGGTGGTACGAAGAATTCGACACTCCTTTCGTTTCTTAGTTCAGAGCTTCCACATTCTCGCATTGTTCGTTTTGAAGAACACACTGGTATTCCCGACACCGCAAAGGAAGCGGTACTGATGGCTTATCTGGCATACCGTACGTTGGGTGGTTTACCATCGAACATTCCATCAGTCACTGGCTCAACAAGTCAATCAATCCTTGGCTCTATCACTTGCTCTTGAACGACGCACGATTCTGGTCCAGGTGGCTCAACAAGTCAATCAATCCTTGGCTCTATCACTCCCCCATAAAAAAAACGGCGGGGCATTTACCCCCGCCGTATCACAATGCCTTAAGAATTACCGTACGATGATGAGTGGCGTCGAAAGCTGGTAAATGCCAATTCGGAGTACGCAGCGATAAGCTCCTGGGGTGATACCTGAGATGTTTGTTTGGAGCTTCTGTTCACCATTATTGAGTGTGCCGCTCCATACGGTTCCAATGATGCGACCACTCAGATCGATGACTTCTACCGTTGCCGTAGATACCACAGGAGACGTCACGAAGACTGTCAGACTTTCGCTTGCGGGAATCGGTGCTAAGGACAGTCTGAAGCCCGCAGCAAGTGCTTCGTCCTCGATTGATGCCGTTGTAATCTGTACCTCTTGTGATTCTGCTGTACCACAGCGATTTGTCACAACGACTTTATACGTACCCGCATCATTTTGAGTAACATTCGTGATGGTATAGGTACTCGAGTTAGCCCCGCTAATGGCTTGACCGTTTTTGAACCATTGGTATTGAAGTGGCGAACTACCTGATGCTTGTACTGTGAGTTGGTACGATCCTCCTATCGCCGCAGTACCACTTTGTGGTTGCTGCGTAATTGTTGGTGGAGTCTCAACAGTAACGGTCGCGGTGTTACTGTTTATCTCGCCGCAATCACTGATGATCTTGCAATAGACCTGCAGCCCGTTCATCTGTGCAGTAGCTGTTTGCGAGATACTCGAACTTGTTGCTCCGGGAACTGGTACATTGTTCGCATACCACTGGTACCGAATGTTAAGTCCACCACTTACTTGGACTGACATTGCAGCGACTTGACCTTCGCAAACCGTCACATCCTGAGGATGACTTGTCACCGTTGGTCCTGGAACTACCGTGACACGCGCGATAGCTGTAGCTGGGCGAACTTGACCATTGCTCACGCCCACAACGACAGTGTATTGACCAGCTTCGGCTTGCGTAATGTTAGAAATGGTTAAGGTGTTCGTCGTAGCTCCGCTGTACATGCCACCGTCGCTTATCGGATTCCCTTGATTGTCGAGCCATTGAAATGTGTATTGCGGATTCGGAAAATTCGTCGAAGCCTGGACGGTGAGTGTCACTGTCTGTCCCTCGCAGACGGTGACATCTTGCGGTGGTTGATCAATCCTGACAGAGTAATCCTCTGCCACTACTAATGTAACTGAAACTAAGAATAGTGCAGCGCACAGAATGCCACTTGTCGCAATCGCTGCAAGTGCGCTGACAATGGAACGAAAGCGTTTCATGATACAATCCTTAAAATGGTGAAACATGTGGAACGAATTTTTCTTTAACTGTTGCACGGCAATGTGTACTACCTTGGCACGCAAGGGTGCATCCAGAAGCATGTGCTCGTTTGATACACTATCCACACATCGCCTCTGTTGCAAACTCTCCAGCCCGTATGCACCACCAGAGCTGACTTCCATCGTTCATTACGAAAATATAATTTGTGGACGTAAAAACAAGCATAATTTTTTCACCTTCTGAAAAAATGCGGCGAAGGGTTTAAATGCTCCCTCCGCCGCATTCACACCACCAACGCACCTGTCTTGAGTCTCCTACCGAACGATAACCAGCGGCGCTGATACGCGATACCGACCCGACCGCAACACACACCGATACAATCCCGTCGCCATCCCGCTACAATCAGCCTCCACTCGCTGCCCACTCCGGCTCACTACTCCCTCCCACAACGTCCCAACAAAACGTCCACTCCCATCTACTACCTCCACGCTTACTCCTGATCCAACCGGCGCCTCTATCTCGAGCTCTACCCGATCAGCCGCCGGCTGCGGCATCACCCTCACTCCATAACCCGCCATCACAGACTCCTCCTCGATACCCGACAACACCACCGTAACATCACTCGAATTAACTACACCACATTCATTGCTCACCTCCACAACGTATTGCCCAACATCACCACTCGACACATTCACGATCCGATACACCGAACCCGTCGCTCCCGGTATCTGCTGACCATCCTTCTTCCACTGATACCGCAAATTCTCTCCTTGCGCCACCACCCGAAGCTCTATCGCCCCTCCTTGACTGACCTCTCCTCCCACCGGCTGCTCCACGATCTGCGGCTTCCGTTTGACCGTCACCACCGCCTGCCGTGTCGCCACCTCTCCACATCCATTCCGCACCACACACCACAACCGCAGTCCATCCATCGCCGCTACGACCGCCTGCCTCACCGTCGCCTCCGTCGCACCCGGTATCGCCGCCCCCGATGCATACCACTGGTACGTAAGCCCTCCTCCACTGGCACCTACACTCATCGTCGCCTGCGTCCCCTCGCACACCGCAACATCCTGCGGCTCCGCCGTCACCACCGGCGCTTCATTCACCGCTACCTGCGCACTGACACTCGCAATTGCACCACCAGGATTGGCTACTACCTCCACAGTGTATTGACCCGCTTCTGAAACTGTCGCACCTGTAATCCGCAATATGCTCGTCCCCGTTCCACTGTACCGCCCTCCCTCACTCAACACCTGACCATCCTTGAGCCACCGATAACTGTACACCGCATTCGGAATGTTCGAACTCGCCTGCACCATCAACACCGCATCCTGTCCCGCACACACTCGCACATCCTGTGGCCCCTGCCCGATCGTCACCTGCCCAACGTATAACCCACCGACCAACGACGTCTCACTCCCACACAAACCCGTCACCACACAGTAGTAGTCCTCCCCAATATCGCTCGACTGTACATTTCGTATCGTCAACTCACTGGTCGTCGTCCCCGTCACCCGCCCATTGTCTCGTAACGCCACATTCCCTCTATACCACTGGTACTGCGGGCTGTACCCTGGTATCTCAGCCCCGACCGGCTCCACCGTCAACCGCGCCGTCCCGCCAATGGCCACCGCCACCCGCTCCGGCTGCCGCGCTATCAACGTCCGCGGCGCGATGTACACCACCGCCTCCTCTGTCACCACTTGCTCGGTCCCACACGTCCCAAACAACAGACACGTGTACCGACCTGCTATCGCCTCGTCCACGTTCGACAACACTAATATCGCATTCGTCGCACCTTGTATCGCTCGCCCATCCTTCCGCCACTGATACCCCAACACCGTCCCCTGTGCTATCACAGACAACGCCGTCTCCTGTCCTCGGCACAACACCCGACTCGATGGCTGCTGCACGATCTCAATCGGCGCATTCACCCGAACCGCTATCACCGGACTGGCTAACGGATCTGCTCCACCCGTCGCCGTCACGTACAACACATAGTCACCCTCGTGCAACGACTGCACCGTGTTCGCTATCACCAACGCACCCGTCTGTGTCCCACTGTACCCATTGACTCCCTCGATGAGTGGCGCCCCGTTCCGCAACCACTGGTACGATAACTGCGCTCCGTACGTCACCTGCGCGTTCCCAATGATCGTCATCGTCGTCCCTTGACATCCCACCACCTCCGACGGCGGCGGCGGATTGAACGATATCACCGGGATGATCTGGTGCGCTCCGTTGTACACCTCACTCCGATTCCGCGTGTTCCCAAAAATGTCGTCCGGCACATCGTTCCGCAATCCCAAATTGAAGGTCCCATTCGACGTCGACCCTAACCCATACAACCGACTATCCACCTGCGTCAATGACAAATCTCCTGCCGCTACGTTCGCAAACACGATCGGCGCAAACTGACTGTTCTGATCTCGACCACTGGTCGTCCGCCACGCACCGAGCTCACTACCGCTTGCTCCCTTCATCACACCCGTGCCTCCCCAATACCCAATCACACTACCAGGCGTGTACACCGTGTTGTAGTTCAACGACGTAAATGCTCCTGTCGCCTGCATGTCCATCACCGCACTCTGCCCTCCTCCAACGTAAAATATGTTGTTGTTCAAACTCATCCCAACCGTGCTCCCATCAACGCGCACCGGCACCCCCAGCGTCGCACTACTGGCGCCCGATGAATACACCGTGTTGTGGAATACCTTCGTGTTCGACGTGTTCGCACACCGAATCCCCCACATCGCTCCACTGACCTGAATGAAATTGTTCGCCACCAACGGCGCCCCAGGATTGCTACTCGCCCGCGCCTGCAACAGTAACCCCGCCACCTGCGACGTCGGTGACCCCGTCAACCGTATCCGATTCTTCTCAAACCGAAAATCTCCTATGTTGTTTGCAATGTTCACTCCTGCACTGATCCCTGCAGATGCACTGCTCATCACATTCCGCCGTATCACCAACCCGTCTGTCACGTTCGAAAATATCGCCCCCGCATAAAAGTTCGTAAACGTGTTGTCCACGTACTGATGCCCTCCCATGAACGGCGTCGTTGCCCGCCAGATGTACATCCCCGCACTCCCGTTCTGAAACGTGCAATTCTTCACTACTAACCCCGTGTGATACGCCGCGTTCGATAACATCAAAATGTCGTTGTACACAAACGAAGTCGCCGTCCGTCCACTGAACACCACTCCATCAAATGTCACCCCATCACACCCATCACTCGTACTATTCCCCATCAACTCCACACACACTGCCCAGTTCGAACCACCAGTCCCTGTCGCCTGCACCGTCACGTTCTTGAACGTCACCCAGTCAGCATTCAACAACCGTACCGTCGGCTCTCCTCCCGTCACCCCAGTCGCGTTCAACGGCGCAGTCTGCGTCGTCCCACCATTGTGAACGATAATCACCGACGCTGCACTCCCATTCTCCGACTGAAACACAATCGGACGTGACTGCTGATTCCCCGGCGGATTGGCGATAAAAACATGCCCACTGTACGTCCCCGGTCGTACGTTGAACGTCACCGCTCCTAATGTTCCGCCGGCGGTGAGCTGATTCGCTGCTGCAGCAACAGTCGGGAAATCAGGGTTGGTTCCACCAATGATATATGTACCGTTGAGCGCAGCACCGAATAAGTATACACTCGAATAGTCGTTCGACGGTACAGGATCCGTTACACCATTCGGATTCGACGTCCACGCTTGTACCTGCAGTACCCCTACCTGTGGAAAGTTGAATGAACCTAAGTTCACTGTCGTTGTCTGTCCAGACGGCAGCGAGCCGGTCCATTGAACTGGAGTCTGGTTAACTCCATTGACACTCCAGTTCACTGTTACGCTTGTGATGGTGTTGCCACCGTAATTTCTGATTGTAGCCTGAACGGTGTTATTCCCTGGCGGGAAGGGCGGTGGCGTTGATGTCGTTAAACTCGTCACTCCTGCATCGTTATTGGCGATGATGTTGAGTGTGAAATCACGAAAATCCCCATAGTTGTAATATGTCGTGTAGGTACCAGCGCAGGGATGGTTCGCTCCCACCCAATAGAAGTAATCAATATAATACCAATAACCGAACAGCACTCTCATCCGTTTTGGGCCCGTCGTTACTGAATTCGGGACCGTAAACGAACCAGATGTGCTTTGGTAGATGTAGCGGTATGACGCCACCTGCTCCCCTGCATCGAAAAAGTCACCGTCGTTATTCCAATCCACCCATATGAAGAGATAGCCATCGTAATAGTACCCGAAGTAATTCCCAGCCGTACACGTCCAGTTGACCGACTGACCTGCAGCAGCATTGAAGGTAAAATTCGAGTTCGTCCCTGTTCCAGTGTAGGCTGCACCACAATTGGGGAAACTGCCGCTATTAGTCCAGCTTGTTGAGCCAATACCAAAGCTCATGATACTCATACAATAATAATACGATGCATCCGGGCTGCACACATTCGGCGCAAGTTGCGCCATAAGTGATATCGGCGATATGACGCAGATGGCCAATAGTGCTAACATCCACGAGAGCATGCGATGTAACGATTTCATGGTACTCCAAGAAAATGGTGACACTAAGCACTACAATATTACGCAAATGAACTCCATTGTTTCAAGTTCGAAAAAAATTTTTTAATCTCCTGTGCGTGCAAGATTTAAAGACGTAACATCCTCATCTCATCGGAGAACACGTCGGCAGAAGGCAATCCCTCGCTCGAGATACGTTGCCCAAAGTTGCTCTCGCACCACACCGCGAGACTTCGAAGCGTGGAAGATTGTGCCATCACCGGCATAGATCCCCACATGTGACACACTCGTTGGACGGTCGAAGCGGAAAAAGACAAGATCGCCTGCTTGAAGTGCCGATGGTTCAATTGCTACGCCAACGCGCGATTGTTGAAGTGTCGTCCGGGGGAGGTAGATGCCCACCGAGGCAAAGACTGCTTGCACGTAACCCGAGCAATCAAAGCATCCTTCTTGCGAGCCACCCGTGCAGTAGGGCGTCCCAAGATGGGATGCAGCGATGTCGAGCACCTGACGTTGGAGCGCTGTCGGTACGTTGCTCGACGCGCTGAATGTATAGCGTACACTACTGGTACATCCCGCAAGGAGCACGACGAAGACGAGCGCTCTGCACTGTTTAGCCACCATCGTCCGACACGGAAAGGAGCTGCTCCATCGCGCCTCGAAGCTGGTAAAGACGCCGTGCAAGCGCCGCTTGCTTCTCGACACGTTCATCGTAGCGCTTGCTTGTTTCGACAATTTCGGCTAAGTAGCGCGATCGTTCTGGTGGGATGATCATCATCCGTGTACTGACAGGGCTGGTGTGCTCAACATCCGTCATCCAATCGAGCCCAAGCTTGGAGCGCGCTCGTTCAATCAACGCTCGGTAGAGTGCATTCGTCCCTTCGTCGTTAAACTGCGATGCAATCGTACCGAAGACGGGCATCGTCTCCAGTGGCACAGACCAGAGTCCATGCGAGCGTTGGTATTGCTTGCGTACATCGCGGAGAGCATCGAGTGCACCACGCTTGTCGAACTTGTTGATTGCGATGAGATCAGCGTAATCAATCATGTCAATCTTCTCCAACTGCGTGGCAGCACCGTACTCTGGCGTCATCACGTAAAGTGCAATATCCGAAATATCGGTCACCTGCGAATCGCTCTGACCAATACCGGCCGTCTCGACGATGATGAGGTCGAATCCTGCTGCCTTCAGCACCCATAGTGCATCACGAACGTACGGACTCAACGCAAGGTTCGCTTGGCGCGTTGCAAATGAACGCATGTACACTCGTGGGGAGAACGCCGCATTCATGCGAATGCGATCGCCTAAAAGTGCACCGCCGGTTTTGCGCTTCGATGGGTCAACCGATAAGATGCCCACACGACGATCGGGTGAATCTTCTAAAAAGCGGCGGACAATTTCGTCCGTAAGCGAGGATTTCCCTGCACCACCTGTCCCAGTTATGCCAAGTACACACGTCGGGTGGGCACGCTGTCGTGCAACGTGCTCCCAATCAACAATGGATAATCCTCGCTCGAGTGCTAAGATTGCTTGTGCGATTGCACGCTCATCTTGCTTGGACACCGCCTCAAGGAGCTGGTCAGGTGTGTACGTAATTGGCGTCTCAAAATCGCTATGCTGAAGGACATCGTTGATCATCCCCTGCAACCCCAGTGCACGGCCATCGTCCGGTGAATAAATCCGCGTGATGCCGTACCGGTGGAGCTCTTCAATTTCGTTGGGGAGAATTGTGCCACCGCCTCCACCGAAGATGCGAATGTGTCCAGCACCACGCTCGTGGAGCAAATCGTACATGTAGGTGAAGAACTCCATGTGTCCACCCTGATACGAGGTGACCGCAACTGCTTGGACATCCTCTTGAATTGCGCATTGCACGATTTCTGCTACCGAACGATTGTGACCCAAGTGAATGACTTCAGCACCACTCGATTGCATGATGCGTCGCATGATGTTTATTGCCGCATCGTGCCCATCGAAGAGTGAGGCTGCCGTAACGATTCGGATGCGATGTGTAGGACGATACGGTGTTACTTGCTGTGCCATAGCTTGAATGAAGGCAAAAAATCTTCTCGTACGAAATTCGGAAATCGAGTGGTATGGGGAACTCCTTGATACCTCTGGACACTTAACTATGTGTCACTGTGATGATGTGATTGTGCATGGAACGTCCTTCTGTATCCATCTTTTGGTTTCGTCGTGATTTGCGACTCGATGATAATCGCGGTTTGCACGCTGCACTCACAAGTGGCCACCCTGTCGTACCACTATTCATTTTCGATCGGACAATCTTGGATCGTCTCGGAGACCCGCGGGATCGCCGCGTTACGATACTCTACCAGTGGGTGAGTGAGCTCGCCGCAGAGATATCCAACTACGGAGGTTGCCTGCTTGTCGAACACGGCACACCACAGGACGTTTTCCAACGCCTTGTGGAGCGTTTCGACATCCAAGCTGTGTACACCAATCGTGATTACGAACCAGAGGCAATTGCACGTGATGCGAGTATTGAACAATTGTTGCATGAACGAGGTATTGCCTTTTTCACGTTCAAGGACCAGTGCATCTTCGAGGCAGCAGAAATACGGAAGGAAGATGGTACTCCTTACACGGTGTACACTCCATACAGCAAGGCGTGGCGTGCGCGATTGCAACCTCAAGATTATGCATGTTGCGATACAGGCAGATTTCTCGACGCACTCTGGAAAGCTCCGCCGCAACCGATTCCACTGCTCGAGCAGCTTGGGTTCCTCGAAGCAGAGGTCACCATCCCTCCTTTGAAGTTGGATGAACAAACCCTGCTACAGTACCCACGCGTTCGAGATTATCCTGCACTCGATGCAACATCGAATGCGAGTCTCTACTTGCGCTTTGGGAAGGTAAGCATTCGAGCGCTCGTCCGGCGTGCACTGGAGCTTGGTGCAGATCGCTGGCTGAGTGAGCTCATTTGGCGCGAGTTCTTCATGATGATTTTGGCGGCATTCCCCCATGTAGTGAATCAAGCGTTCCACCCTGCCTATGATGCAATCTCCTGGCGTACCAGTCAAGAAGACTTCGAACGTTGGTGCCAGGGAATGACCGGCTTCCCACTCGTTGACGCAGGGATGCGTCAGCTCAACCAAACGGGCACCATGCATAACCGTGTGCGGATGGTCGTTGCATCCTTCCTCGCAAAAGACCTTCTCATTGACTGGCGGTGGGGCGAAGCGT